>Ga0155919_124_pt1 | contig 21183 bp, 33 predicted proteins | sample RifCSPlowO2_01_FD_107573 | JGI IMG/M metagenome (GOLD analysis project Ga0155919, IMG submission 107573) | Candidatus Amesbacteria bacterium RIFCSPLOWO2_01_FULL_48_50
TGGATTTGGGGGAGGTGCCGCAAAAGATGGGAAGAGTAGTTGACTTTGTGCGGCAGGACGTGGGGACGATCCGGACAGGTCGGGCGTCATCGACGCTGGTTGAGAACATAATAGTAAATGCTTACGGGGGCAGTACGAAGCTGAAAGTAGTGGAGCTGGGGACAATTGCAGTGCCGGATGCGCAATCGCTGGTGATTACGCCCTATGACAACTCGATTATCGGGGACATTCGGCGGGATATTGAGGCGGCCAATCTAGGTCTGACGCCGGTGATTGATAACAATTTAATCCGGATTGCGGTTCCGCCTTTAACGAGCGAGCGGCGGCTGGAATACGTAAAACTGCTGCACCGGAAACTGGAAGACGGGAGGGTTAAGGTGCGGCAGACGCGGCACGACAAAATGACCGAGCTGAAACGGGCGCATGAAGCGGGGGAACTGCCCGAAGACGACAGGTTCACTCTGGAGGAACAACTGCAGAAGGTGACGGATGAGATGATGGAGAAGATAGAGGAGATCGGGAAGGCCAAGGAGGCCGAATTGATGGGATCATAAGCCTGTAGTTGACTGGTTGACGGAATTTGGTAAGATAGTGAGGTATGTCACACAGTGGCCCTTATGGTATAAGTCCGGAGGTGAGCCGGTATGAGCGGGATATTGAGAACACCCGAGCGAAGGAAAAGACGGCCACAGCTGTCGCGTTTGGGTTGGTGGCTGTAGGTATTTTGGTGTGGGCTGTTAGTAGACCAGAGGTTCAGGAAATTATTAGATTATTATTGACACCGGAAGGGGCGTTGGGTCGATAAGAGCCGTATGTCAACTGAATACAATAATTATGATCGATTGCTGCATAAAGAGAGATCTATCAATTGGGGTTGGTGGGTGACTATAGCCATGGGAATTGCGGCGTTGGGCACGATAATAGTAGCCGGTGCGGGACTGGCGTATTGAGTGTTTTTTGGGTAAACTGGTGCGATGCCGACGGGAGTAATATTTTTACTGGTTTTGTCCGCTCTGGTACTGATTCATGAGCTGGGGCATTTTTTGGCGGCTCGTACCTTAGGGATTAAAGTTGAAGAGTTTGCGCTGGGACTGCCGTTTACCCGGGCTATTTTTAAGATAAAAAGGGGAGAGACGCAATACGGGGTGTATCCGGTGTTGTTCGGGGGATTTGTGAGACTGTATGGGGAGGAGCAGGAGAAAGAGACAGAAAAGGAGAGGAGTTTTTGGGAACGGGGAAAGAAACAGCGAATGATGGTGATTGTAGCCGGAGTGGTGATGAATGTCGCGTTGGCAGTGGCGGCGTTTATCGTGCTGTATGCGGTGGTAGGGGTACCGGTGGAGGAGAGGCAAAAGGTGACGGTGGTTAAGGCGGAGGAAGGAACGCCGGCAGAGGCGGCGGGAATTTTGGCCGACGACCGGATTGTGGAAGTGGAAGGCAGAAGCATTGCCGATACCGAGGAATTTTCGCAAGCGGTCAAAGCCTGGGCGGGGTTGGGAGTGAATTTGACTATTGAGCGGGGACCGGGAACAGCGTTGTTTGAGGGAATTGTGGAGGGACAGACGGAGAGACGGGTGGTAAATGTGGTACCGAGGGTTGATCCGCCGCCGGGCCAGGGGGCAGTGGGGGTGGTTATTACTACGTATCCGTATCTACGCACTCAGAAATGTTCAATGTTAAATGTTCAATGTTCAACAGGGGCGGTCGGGCAGGGAGTAAAAAGCACCAAGGTGTGGATGGGGAGAGTGGTAACCGGACTACGGGAAATCGGAAAGAGTTTGGTGGCCGGTAAGGCACCCGAGGGAGTGTCCGGGCCGGTGGGAATTTATCAGTTGACGGGGCAGGTGGCGGCGGCGGGGTGGCTGCCCCTTTTGGAACTGGTGGCGATTTTGTCTGTAAACCTGGCGGTGTTTAACGTGTTGCCGATTCCGGCTTTGGACGGCGGCAGGCTGGCTTTTATCTGGCTAGAATGGGCCTTACGCAGGCGGATAAAGCCGGATATTGAGCAAAAGATAAACTCATGGGGACTGGCGTTTCTTTTGTCGCTAATGGTCTTAATTTCTTTTCAGGATGTGATCCGGCTGGGACTGCTTTCTAAGTGGTTGGGGAGGTAGGAATATGTAATTTGAAACCGGCCTCGATCAGAACTCGCGCTGTTTTGGGGGTGAGTAGCATCCGGGCGGTTTTACCACTGCCAAGAGATACCTTGAGGAGTATTCGAAGTTCGGTATCAGAATAGATTAGGGGTGGTACCTGCGCTTGTGAGGGGAAGTATTTTACAATTTGATTTAGTGATAATTCTATTTCTTGGGTGGCCATGGGGAGATTTTAGCAGGTGTTTGGTCAAATGAATAGGCAGGCGTCGCCGGGTTGTCAGGGAGGGCTTATTCGGCGGCGAGGCGGTCGAGACCAAATTGGGCCAGGCGGGCGATAGCGGCGGCTTGTTCTTGGGGTAATCCGTGAGTAGCAATAAGATCCGGTTGTTTAGTTGCGAGGAGGGTGGCAAGCGGGATTTTGGGCGGCAAGTTCAGTGAAAGGGCTTGCTCACTGACAGCTTGTTCAAGAGAGGCTTGGATTGCCCATGGGTGAATATTATCGACTAGTCCGAAAATTTGCAACGGTTCTGATCATGGTGCGCAGGTTGTGGATGGTGGCCAGGCGGTAGTAAAGAAGTTCGCGGGATTTGAAAAGGTGGTGGAGATACGCCCGAGTGTATTGGCTGCAGGTTGAGCAGTCGCAAGAGAGGTCGACCGGACTTGGGTCCAACTTAAACTTGGTCCGGCCGATGTCGATGTATTCCGACTTTGATTCCCGGTTATATAGCTGGCCGCAGCGGGCCAGCCTCGTCGGAGCCACGCAGTCAAACATGTCCGCCCCGGCTTTTATGGCCTCGATAGCGTCGCTGGGCCGGACTCCTACACCCATGGCGTAAAGGGGGATGTTGGTGGGTAAGAGGTCCCGGATGAAGTGGATATTTTCGGACGTTTGGGCAGGATCTGTGCCGACGGATGCTCCGCCGATGGCGATTCCGGGCAGGTTTTGGGAGATGACGAATTCGGCTGATGCGCGGCGCAGGTCGGCAAAGTTGCCTCCCTGGATGATGCCAAAAAGGGCCTGTCGCGCAGACGGCTCGTTCCCTGACCACCGGTAATCGCTTTCGTTTGAGAATTTCCGGTCGTTTCCTGTCATAGCTTTACCTGCATACTCACCCGCCTTTGAAGTCTTATTTTTTCCCGTTGTTTTATTTGGGGCGGGTTGCGTAAGCTGGTCCGGAACTTCGCCGTCTGCTTTGGCGTTTCTTTTCCAGGTATTGATGCACCTGGTGAGCCAGCGGTGAGTTCTGTCTGTGGCTTCTTTGGCAGTTTTGTAGTCGGCGTCGGCGGGGACGCTGTGGTCGAAAGCCATAATGATATCCGCGCCGATTTCAATTTGGATAGCGGTGGCGGCTTCCGGCGTGAGCAGGTGGGACGATCCGTCGTGATGGGAGCGGAATTCGGCCCCTTGATCGGTAATTTTGCAAAGACCGGCCTTTGGCCGTCCCAGCGACTGGATCTGGAAACCGCCGGAGTCGGTAAGAATGGGGTGGGGCCAGTGCATAAATTTGTGAATACCGCCTAAATTTTTGACGGCAATCGATCCGGGGCGCAGGTAGAGGTGATATGCATTGGCGAGGATAATTTGAGCGCCGACAGATTCTAAGTCCTGATGGTCGAGGGCTTTGACGGATGCGGCAGTTCCAACGGGCATGAATACCGGAGTGGTGACGGTACCGTGGGGTACGCTGAACGTACCGGTACGCCCGAAACCAGGGAGTTTGCCGGTGACAGTGAATTTAAACATAGGAGAAATTATAAGAGCATTGACACACCAGCGGAAGATGTGGTGTACTTTAGAGTGATGGGAAAAAGAGGACTGGTTTTAGGGATGGTGCTGGCGGCAGTGGTGACGGGAAGTGTTGCCCGGGCCCAGGAGGACATAGATTACCAGAAGCCGAATACCTGGCGGCCGACGATAAAAGCTACTATAAAAGACATGCGGACACAGCTACTGGAGCTGCGGGCCAGGCAGAAGGAAGAACTGCGGATGAAAATGGGGCAGATAAAAGATGTCCGCAAAAAAACCCTAGTGGAGCGGATAGGGAACCGGATGTGTGATACCAATACCCGGCTGACTAACAACATGAAGAGGTATTTGGAGAATTTGTCCAGGATTTTGGATCGGGTGGAAGCGCGAATGCAGAAAGCCCGTGATACCGGCGAGAATGTGGCCGGAGCAGAGGAAAAGATTGCCGCGGCGCGGAAAGCAATTACAGACGCCAAAACAGCAGTGGATGAGCAGGCAGTCAGGCCGTGTACAGTGACCTTGGCCAGTACCGAGTCGGCGGTTTTGAAGACGGAGGTGAAGAATTCGATTGCCGGGTTGGAAGTGCAACTTAAGGGGGTGCGGACTAAAGTCAAGGAAGCCCGGCAGGCGGTAACGGCGGCAATTGTGGCCTTGGCGCAAGTTTTGGGAGAAAATATATGAACCAAGACCGAAAATCAGACCAATTTTTGTACGCAGTACTGGCTGCTGTGTTGGCGGCGATAGCGTTGATTATTGTTTCAGGAAAAGTAGAACAGAAACAGACACCGGCAGTGGTAAGGGCTGAAGATGTGAGGCCGGTAGAAGTATCAGGGGAGTCGAAGAAATTGATGGAGGAAGTCGAGGGATTGGGCGAGGCGGAGATTGAGGCAGACTTCGGGCAACTTAAATCAGAAGCAGAAGGGCTATAAACAGGTATATTTTTGACTTGAGATAAATAGCGGGGTTTGGGTATAATGGCGGGATGGAAGATTGTGTATTTTGCAAAATAGTGGCTAGGGAGCTGCCCGCCCATCGCGTTTGGGAGGATGAAAATCATCTGGCCTTTTTGGATATTTATCCGGTGAGAACGGGGCAGGTGGTCGTGGTGACAAAAGATCACCTGGATTCGTATGTGCTGGGATTACCCGAGGGGCAACTAACTGGTTTGTTTCTGGCGGCAGCGGCAGTTGCCACGAAGCTGAATAAAGCTTTGGGGATAGCCCGGTCCAGCTTGGTGATGGAAGGACTGGGCGTCGGTCATGCGCATGTGAAGCTTTACCCAGTGAGAGTTGCGGAAGGCGAGGGAGGATTGGTACGTTTGGGTAAGAAGGCGGATGAGAGCCAATTAAATGAATTAGCAACCAAAATAAGAGGGGAGGGGTGAGGAAAAGTGCCGACAGTGGTACGTAAAAAACCCGGTCAATCCGATGATAAACTAATATCAGATTTCCGAAAAAAAATTCTGGCCGACGAAGTTTTGATTGAGCTTAAGAAGCGGGAGTATTACAAAAAGCCGTCTGTAATTAAGCAGGAGCGGATAAAGGAAAGACGCAAGACCCGCAGAAGGAGGATTTATTAGTTTATGGCATTAAATAACCGGGTAAAAAGCGATCTGATAACGGCGATGAAAGCCGGCGAGGCCTTGCGGGTGTCGGTCTTGCGGATGTTAATTTCGGAAATGAACTATAAGCAGATTGACCTGCAGAGGGAACTGACGGAAGAAGATGTAGTGGGGGTGGTGCAGAAGGAGGTAAAAAAGAGGAAAGAGGCGATACAGGCATATACGGCCGGAGGCAGGCCGGAGCAGGCAGAGACGGAAAGACAGGAGATGGAGATACTGCAAGCGTATCTTCCGCAGCAGTTGGGTGAGAGGGAGTTGGAAATGGAGATAGAGAAGATTTTACTTGCGAATAGTTTTGGGGATTTCGGCGCGGCCATGAAAGTGATTTCGCCGCAGTTTAAAGGCAGGGCGGAAGGAGCGGAAGTAGCCAGGATAGTTAGAGAGTTAATAGTTCGTAGTTCATAGTTTGAAGTTCGGAGTTTATTGCTATGGCCGTAAAAGTTCGTATTTTGGCTGATTCGGGGTATAAATTTGACCGGCGGATTGTCCGGAGTATGGTGGAGAGGGTGCTTTCAGATAATGGGGTGAAAGAACCAGCAGAAGTGGTGGTGTCAGTGGTGGGAGAGAAGAAAATGAAACGGCTGCACGGGAGGTACATGCAGACTAAAGGAACGACGGATGTATTATCTTTCCCGCTGGATTTTGATAAACTTTATCCTGACGGAGTGGTGCGTTTGGGGGATATCGTGGTGTGTTATCCGGTTGCCGCAAGACAAGCACAGATCAGTAAGCGGAGTGTAAATGAAGAAATTACGTTTTTGGTGGAGCACGGCTGCCGGCATTTGCTGGGGATACATCACAGTTAGGCGGGAATTACCCGTCTTTGAATAGTATTGGTATACAGTTGATTATTGCTGACGGTTGGGACTATAAAGAATATGGCTTATGACACTGTATTTGAAATACCGGCCGCAAAAAGTGGCAGAGCTGGATTTGGTTAGCGCCAGAGAGATGCTGACGAATATCCTTTCGGGCGGGAAGGATAAATTGCCGCATGCGTGGTTGTTTTCGGGTCCGAGGGGGATCGGTAAGACGAGTGCCGCCAGGATTTTGGCGAAAGTGGTAAATTGTCCCCACTTCGCCGAGGCTTCGCGGGGCAAGGAGAAGAATGAACCCTGCAATGAGTGTGAAATGTGCCAAGCTATTACCGGTGGTTCGGCGGTGGATGTAGCGGAGATCGATGCCGCATCCAACCGCGGGATAGATGAGATTCGGGAGTTGAGGGAGAGAATCAGGCTGGCTCCGATGAAAGCCGATTATAAAGTTTACATCATTGATGAAGTACATATGTTAACAACTGAAGCGGCCAATGCATTATTGAAAACCTTGGAGGAACCGCCGGAAAAAACCCTGTTTGTGCTGTGTACGACGGAACCGGAAAAACTGCCGGAGACAATAGTATCGCGGTGTACCAGAGTGCAGTTTAAGAGGCCGTCAATTTCGGAAATTGTGTCCAAGCTGGAGAGGGTGATTGCAGGTGAGAAGATTAAAGGGGACAGAGCGGCCCTGGCAGAGGTTGCCCGGGCTAGCCGGGGAAGTTTTCGGGATGCCATCAAAATACTGGAACAAGTGTGGCTGGCCGGTGAGGAAGTGACTGTCCAATCGGTTAATAAGACTCTGGGAGTACTGGAGGCGGCAAGTCCGGAAAAGTTTCTACAGTTAGTGCGGGATAAGGATTTACGTGGGGGGTTGGATTTTGTGAATTCGCTGGCGGAGCAGGGAGTTAATTTACGCCAGTTTGTGGAAAGATGCGTTGAGCATTTACGGGAGCAATTGCTGGCGAAGGTAGCAGTTTCTGAGTCTGCAGTACGTGACAGTTTTGAACTGGAGATGATCGGGAAGCTGGAGAAGGTATATGAACAGTTGAAAATGACTGCGGTCCCGCAACTGCCGCTGGAAGTACTGGTGATGGAAAATTCCGGTGAGGCCGGAGACACGCGAGAAAAAATCAAAAAGATGGCGCCTCGCGAGCAAAATTCAAATCAAACTCCAAATTCAAAATCTGGTGGGATAGAAGTGGAAAATGAGATTAACATTAAACCGGTTAAAAAGGGAGGGACTGCGGGAAAATACAGCCTGGCGGATGTGGAGGCCAAGTGGGTGGATATTATGAAATCAGTCAAACCAAAGAATCATTCGGTCGAGGCACTGCTGCGGTCTACCAGACCGCGGGATTTTGACGGCGAAAAGCTGGAGCTGGAAGTTTTTTATAAATTTCATCTGGACAAATTGGGTTCAGAAAAATGCAGAACAATTGTGGAAGCGGCGGTAGGAGAAGTCCTGGGAATAGGTCCGGTGAGGCTGTATCTGCAGCTGGGGCAAAAGCGTCCGGCGGCCAGGGAGGAGCTGACGGCGGATGAGGTGGGGGAGGATATAGTCAAAGCGGCGGCAGAGATTTTTAAGGCCGAGGTGATGTAATTTGAGAAAGAGTTCGGATACGGATAAAGGGTTGACCGGCGCTGGTATCCAGATTACCGGTCAAGTGGTAAGCTCCGGGGGAGACGGGCAGGTTTGAGGAATATAAACCATAGATAAAGCGGTGGTTAAGATCGGTGAGAAGAAGCCAGGTTGAGGCGGGAGTAAGAGGGATTTGGGAGCGGACTTGGTAGAAGTCGTCGATAGCTGTTGATGGAGGTAGGGCGGGGGCAGGGTGAGGTTCGGGGGTGCGGGGTGGCGCGGAAGAAGGGCGTTTGATTCTGATAAAGATCAGGTACGCCTGGGTGAAAAGTGTGATTGCCAGAAAGCCAGCTGCGGCCCAGACTAGATTTTGGGTGAGGGAGACAAAAGGAGATTGGGGCGGGTTTGTTGAGAACGGTTGAGTGGGGATGGGCAGGGGTAGGGGTGAAGCGCCACCCGGTGACGGGGTGAGCAGAGCATAGAGAATTTGATCGGGAGACAGGGCTGGGTCGTCGGGGGCTAAAGTAGGCGGGGGTGAGGCGGAGATGAGGGGGGAAGGCGATGGCGGAAGGGGGGTGGATGCCCCGCTGAGCGGGGTGATGCGGGGGGTAGGGGTTTTGGGAGGAGCACCGCCGATAGATTGGGTGGGGGTAGGGGAAAGCGAGGGGGTGGAGCTGGGTTGGTCGGGTGTGGAGGTAGGAGGGAGCTGAGTTGGAGAAGGTTGAACAGGTGTGGAGCTGGGTGGAATGGGAGTGGAAGTGGGGGGAACCGGTGTCGAGGTGGGGGAGGGTGCGGCAGTACAGAAATTAGCTACGTAATTGGGATCGAGATATTGGATATAATTACCCAGATGGGTGGCCGGGACGATAGATGTGACATCCATGCCGCAGGGGTGGCCCTGATGGGGGAATTCGCGGGTGCCGCTTTCGTAGATTTTGCCGCTGAGGATATAGAGACAGCGGCTATCGGAGCTGATTTGGGCAGTGGTCAGGCAGGTTTGGGCGGCTGAAAAGTAGCGGACGGCTCTGATAACCAGGTAGTTGGCGGCAATGAAAGCAATGAGAAGATGCAGCCAAAATCTGGCCACAAACCGAATTACGCTTTTCCGGGTGGGTCGTCGAGTCATTGGCCGTAGTGGACAAACCAAATAACATAGTCAACACCGTCAACGGCGCCGGAGGTATTGAAGTCACCCATAGCAGGACCGACGGAACCAGTTTGGCCGTAGTGGGTGTTCCAAATTACATAGTCGACGCCGTTTACGCGTCCGTCATTGTTGGCATCGCCGGGGATAACGGATGGACTGGTGGGAGTCGGTGTCCGGATGGGCGTGGGGGTGCGGGTGGGAGTAGCGGTGGGAGATGGGGAAACAGAGCAGATATTTGCAACATAGTTGGGATCGAGATATTTGATGAAGTTTGTAAGGTGGTTACCCGGAATAATAGAGGAGACATCCATACCGCACGGGTGGTTGCGGTGGAGGTTGGTACGTGAACCTTTTTGGTAAACTTTGCTGTTTAGGATGTACAGACAGCGGGGGTCGGCATTAACCTGAGCAATCGTCATACAGGTTTGGGCGGCTATCCTGTATCTGGCTGCCCGGGTAAACAGGTAGTTGGCGGCTATAAAAGCCAGCAGAAGATATAAACCGAGGCGGGTCATGGGCGCAGGCCTTTGATAAAAATAACAATTGCCAGGAGGGTAGAGAGGATAAGAGCTGCGGTAACAAGTTTTTTGACCATGTGGGTATTAATCTAGCGAAAACTCCTCGGAATGGATATGGGAATTTCGGATACCGAGTTTGTTGAGTTGAAGACGAAGGCTGTGCATCATCGGCGGGGGTCCGCAGAGAAAAATTTCTTTGTCTGAAACGGGGCTGTTGGAAATTATTGTTTCGGCGGTAAAGCGACCCTGGTTTTTGGAGAAGTGGGGAAAGATCCTAAAACCGGATTTTTGACTTGCCAGTTTTTGCAGGACACCAAGATAAACGGCTTCACCGGGGTCTTTGATGACGTAGTAGAGGTCGACGGAGGCGGGGACGGTCAAACCTTCGGCCATGCTAATAAACGGGGTAATGCCGATGCCCCCGGCGATCCAGATCTGGGGATAAGGATAATTGGCGGAAATAAACCGGCCAAACGGACCTTCAACCAAAGCCTGACCCCCGATGGGAATATCCCGGAGCCGGTTTGTATAGTCACCTAATGACTTGACGGCTAGTATGAGCGGATTTCCGGAATTGGAGAGGATGGAAAACGGATGAGATTCACCTAAACGGGGTGAAAGGAACTGGATAAACATGAATTGACCGGGGAGAAAGCGCAGAACCCGGTCGGGATTTTTGGGGATGAGCTCAAGTTCTACGATATGGTTTTCCAACGAATTTACTTTTTGGACGGTATAACGAAAGCGGGGGACAAAAAATCTGCCAAAAACCGTGCGGTAGAGATGGAGGAGAAGAGCTGTGACACTTAGAGTAATCAGATAATAGCGCAGGGGTAAATTGACGGAAGTATCGCTGGTGACGAATAAACTGTGCAGGCCGCCGATGAAAAAAGTTAAACCTAAAAACTTGTGCGTTGCGCGCCAGAGATGATAGGGAAGTTCACGGTAAACAGTGAGAAGCAAAAGCGAGATAAGTAAAAGCTGGGCGGTTATACCTAAATTTATCGCCCAGTCAGTCCCCGGAAGAAGCAGAAGGGCGGAGCGATGCCAGGAGACGGGGAAAAAGGCGGCGGCTAACAAGAGAGGATGGAAAAGAAGCAGAATCAGAGCGACCGAGCCGAAAATGTGGTGGATGATGTAAGCCCGGTTCATGCCGCCGAAAAGGGAGTCAATAATTTTCAGACGGGAGCTGATGATCAGGGAGACGGCAAACATGGATAGGCCGACCAGGCCCAAAATCTGGCCGGTGCTGGTGGCGTTTAGGATGAAGTTGCCGAATCTTTGGTTGAGAGGTTTTTGCGTCAGCCAGAAGGTAACGGGAGCAAGGGAGAAAGCCAGGGAAATGATAATTCCCGGCAGATTTGTAGCGCGGCGCATGGTTTAGTTTAACACTGCATATTTACAGGAAGGTATGGGGGTGATATATTTTGGACTATGGGTATAGGAGACGCTTTAGGAAAACTGGGGGATCTGAATAAGCTAAGGCAGCAGGCAATGCAGATGCAAAAGAACCTGGCGGTCCAGCAGGTGGTGGTGGAGGAAAACGGTGTAAAGGTAGTTATGTCCGGAGACCAGAGGATTTTGAGCCTGGAGATCCAGGGGTTGTCCAACCAGGTGCTGAATGACGTTTTGAACAAAGCTATCCGCAAAAGCCAGGAACTGGCGGCAAAAGAATTGATGAATGTGTCCGGGGGGATGGGAGGACTGGCTGGCGGGGGGGAACCTCAGTAACTTTGTTGTACACTTTGGGGATAAGGTAAAATGACCGGGTGAGAGTAGCCAGAGCGGTAAATAATTTAATTGAGGCGTTTGAGAGGCTGCCCGGAATCGGACCCAAGACCGCGGCCAGGCTGACGTATTATCTGCTGCATGTTCCCCAGGGGGAGCTGGACAGGTTTGCTGGAGCGCTGAGCGCTCTTAAAAAGGACACGGTGGAGTGCAGCCGGTGCCACAATATCGCCGAAAACGACCCTTGTGACATCTGCAGTGATCCAGGACGGGACAAAACCATGATTTGCGTAGTAGAACAGCCTTTGGATGTGGTAGCGCTGGAACGGGGAAACGGTTACCGGGGAGGGTATCATGTGTTGCACGGAGTGATCGACCCTTTGCATAATATCGGTCCTGATGAGATCAGAATCAGGGAATTGCTGGTCCGGCTTCGTACATTCGACTCCGCTGCGGGCTTCGGCGAAGTAAAAGAGGTCATTTTGGCATTAAACCCAAACATGGAAGGTGAAGCGACTTGTATGTACATCCTTAGGCAAGTTAAGAGTCAGGATGCAAAAGTAAAGGTTACGAGGCTGGCACACGGGTTGCCGGTGGGGGCGGATATAGAGTATGCGGATGATGTGACGTTATCCCGGGCGCTCGAAGGACGAAGAGAGTACTGAGTATGAAACCATTGGTTTTAGAAACTTCAGGTGTACCGGCTAAGTTGTGGGTTAGGGATCTGAACCAGGTGGAAGGACTGGCGATGGAACAAATCAAACGGATGGCTACTGTGCCGGGGATGTTTAAGTGGCTGGCGATCATGCCGGATGTGCATGTGGGTAAGGGGGCGGTAGTGGGGTCGGTGGCGGCAAATAAAGAGATGGTCGTGCCGAATATCGTCGGAGTGGACATCGGCTGCGGGGTATGTGCGGCGGATACCGGACTGGTGTGGGAACCAAAGAGAATGGGAAAGGAATTTTGGCGGTCCTGGCAGGGACTGGTGATGCGGGAGGTGCCCCTGGGATTTGGCCGACTCAAGGAAAAAGCAGATTGGGAAGGGTTTGAGGTGCGGATGACGGCGGGTAAACTACAGCAACTGGTAAAAGAAGTAGCCCCTCTGCAGTTGGGGAGCCTGGGCGGCGGTAATCATTTTATCGAAGGCTGCCGGGAAGAAGGGACGGGACGGGTTTGGCTGACGGTGCATTCGGGTTCGCGGCATACGGGGCTGCAAATAGCTATGCACCATGCAGGTGTGGCGGCAAAATTGGATGAGCGGAAGGGGTGGAAGGGGCTGCCGGATCTGGGATATCTGCCGCTTGACAGTGAGGAAGGCCGGGATTATGTGACGGACATGAACTGGGCGATTGATTTTGCCCTGGAAAATCGTTTCCGGATGATGGAGGTGATGCTGGCGGCTTTTGAGAGGGTTTGCGGGCGGCAGGGTGTAAGGTGGAGTTGGACAAGCGGGAGAGAGGGGATTATTAATATTCATCACAACTTTGCCAACGGGGAAAAACATTACGGGGCGGAGGTGATGGTGCACCGGAAGGGTGCTACCCAGGCCAGGCAAGGTCAGTTGGGGGTGGTTCCGGGGTCGATGGGGGCTGCGACTTATATTGTGCAAGGGTTGGGAAATCCGGAAAGCTTTGAGTCCTGCGCTCACGGAGCCGGCCGGACAATGAGCCGGACTCAAGCTAAAAAGAGGTGGAAGCAGGAGGACCTGCAGGAGCAACTTACGGGGACGTTTACCAAAGCCAGCAGAGGGATTATTGACGAAGCCCCCGGTGCTTATAAAAATATAGACGAGGTGATGGATTTACAGTCGGATCTGGTTGCGGTAAAACATAAGCTGATGCCGATCATGACAGTTAAAGGCGAGGGAAGGAACTAATGCAGAAAAGTCCTTATAAACCCAGTCCGTGGGAAACTATTGAGGGAATTGCGAAGTCGGCGGCGAAGCCGGTGAAAAAAGCCGTGGCTGATGTAGGAAGTGATGTTAAAGAAAGTCTGAGTTCCAGTTTAAGTTCAGGTGATGAGGGTAAAAAGCAGATATCTGCGGTTGGGCAAGAAAAGGCGGCGGAAGAACAGCAAAGGATATTAGTCCAGACGCGGCAAAATCTGCAGGAGATGAATGCTCAGGTGAAAAAGGCCAGGGAGGAGAGAAGACACCGGCAAGAGCAGGCGGGCCAGGCGGCTCAGGCTAAAAAAGCAGAGAAGAAAAAGCAGGCGATAGAGGAGAAGAAGAAAGAAACAGTTTTGCAGAAACTGTTAAGATCAAGAGGGGGAACCCGGGAAGGGATCCAGAGAGCAGGAGGATAATTTTGGAAATTTTAAAATCAGTAGCAAGTGATATGCCCTAATGGTCAAGCTGGATTGTGATATTATTAAGATTAATCGAATATGGTTAGTAAAGGGAAAGCGAGATCTGAGAAGAAAAAGGTGGCCGCATCGGCCGGATTTGACCGGGGGCCGAGGGACTGGTTTAGAGGAAGCAGAGGGATAGTAAAGGGTAAGACGACTTTTGGCAGCGGACGCAGTTTTATGGGGTTCCGGCGGGGAAGCCGGTAGAGTATAATGGTTAGAATCATGAAGCAGGAATTTAGAATTAAATATATTTGTTGTTTTGTCAGGCTGAAGTAATCCCCGCTTAGAGGATTGCTTTGGCTGACCGGTCCCGCGTTTGCAGCGGGATTTTTTAACGCTTTATGCCAACTATTAACGGATTTTACTTTGACAAGGCCAAATACCGGCTGAGCGACAGCGCCGGGAATGAGATTTTTCTGGCTATAGATTATCAACACGGCGAATTTGAGCTGATCGAGGTAATCAAGGCGGGTAGGGGGATGGGCGGGTTAAAGAAACAGGCGGCGACGGTGGCCAGAGGCCTGATAGAGAGAAAACGGAACGTTAATTTTTCTGGTAAGATCGCAGTGTGAGAATATACAATTCACTGTCGCGACAAGTAGAGGAATTTGTACCTCTTTTTGCGCCAAAAATCGGGATGTATACCTGCGGGCCGACGGTATACAGATACGCCCATATTGGCAATTTCCGGACGTATATCTTGGGCGATCTGCTGTTGCGGGTTATGCGGGCCAACGGGTATGACATAAATTACGTGATGAATATCACGGATGTGGGACATCTGACGGGGGATAACCTGGGGGATGCGGATGCGGGTGATGACAGGATGGAGGAGGCGGCAAAAAAGGAAAGAAGGAGTGCATATGACGTGGCCAAGTTTTATACACAGCAATTTTTGGCGGATTTTGACAGACTGAATTTGATCCGGCCGACGGTGATGCCCAAGGCGACGGAGCATATCAGCGAGCAAATAACGTTGATTCAGAAATTAGAGACGAACGGATTTGTGTACCGGACTTCCGACGGGATGTATTTTGACACGGCCAAGTGGCCCAGATACGGTGAACTGTCGACTCTGGGGGAGATTCAGGCAGGGGCGAGAGTGGAGGTGAACCGGCAAAAGAAGAACCCTAAGGATTTTGCACTGTGGAAATTTTCCCCGGCAGTCGGCCGGAGGGAAATGGAATGGGACAGCCCGTGGGGAATCGGTTTTCCGGGATGGCATATCGAGTGCTCGGCGATGAGTATGAAATATTTGGGGGAATCCTTTGATGTCCACTTGGGAGCGGAAGATTTACGGTCCACTCATCATCCCAACGAGATTGCCCAGTCTGAGGCGGCGACCAGGAAACCGTTTGTGAAATATTGGGTACACGGGGCATTTTTGCTGGTAGACGGGGGCAGGATGAGCAAAAGCCTGGGGAATAACTACGCGGTGACGGACCTGGCGGAAAAAGGTTTTTCGCCGATGGGCTTACGGTATTTGTATCTGACAGTGCACTACCGCAGCCAGCAAAATTTTACCTGGTCGGCCCTGGCTGCGGCAGAGACCGCTTGGGACAAATTAAACGGATTTGTACAGGAAGTTAAATCCAAAAAGCAAGAAGCAAGGAGCCAATTGTCCCGGGAAAAATTGAGGAAGCTGGACGGATACAGAAAAAGGTTTGAACAGGCTATAAACGACGACCTGCAATTTCCGCAAGGCTTGGCGGTGATGTGGGAAATGCTGAAAAGCAATATTCCCGATTATGATAAAGCGGACACCCTTTTGGACTGGGATCAGATTCTGGGGTTGAAGCTGGGAATTTCTGACGAGGTTCCGGTACCGCAGGAAGTGAGGGAAATGGCCGCCCAGAGGGAGGAGTTGCGGCGCAAGGGCAAATTTGTGGAGGCGGACGAAGTGCGGGTAAAAATGGAAAAGCTGGGTTGGAAAGTGGAGGACACGATAATAGGGGCGAAAATAAAGAAGTTGATTGGTCGGGGTTGATAGTTTTACTCATGTATCTAGCCAGCACAGGAAGTTGACTGGTGGTGATATACTGAAAAGGTGAGGAAAACTAAGGGGGGTGAGAATTAATGGCTCCATCTCGATCAGAAAAACCTTTTGCAATGAGGTTCGCGGTGAGACCTGCAATGAGCGAAACCCCCAGGCAGGCTATCGCTAAGGAGGGGGGTAGGTACGACGACTTAAAACAAAAGTGGGTTTTTCCAGGAGGAAGATCGGTACGTGAGACTAAGTTAGGGGAGACGGGTACGAACATAAAGGACTATACTGCCGATGACAAATCAGGGAAGGATGAATAATTCAGCAGGGAGTCCTTGCGTTTTATTAATCTCCAATAGAGATAATGTGCATGTGGGGTTGGTTACAGAGTATTTTGAAAGATGGAAAGTGAATTTTTTTCGGTTAAATGTTGATAAATATCCAAAAGAGATAACTGTGAGTTTTGATCCGATTAGTGGGGAAGGTGAATTAAAAAATTCAAAAGGGAAAAATGTTTTAGTGCAAGATATTACTTCTTGTTGGTATTACCATTTACCTGAGCCAAATATTTCTTCAAAAATTAAAGGAAAATCAAATCGTGAGTTCGCTGTCGGTGAAGCCAAAGCTGGGCTGGGTGGTTTGTGGAGAATTCTTGATAACAGATTTTGGATTAACCACCCCAAAAACTTGTCAGCAGGTGCTCTTTACAAATTGAAACAGCTGGAAGTGGCCAGGAAAGTTGGTTTTGAGGTGCCAAGGTCTTTGGTTACGAATGATCCCGAGGTAGCCGAAAGATTTTTTGATAATGGTTTCACCAAAGTTATTTTGAAGATGATGGGCTCTCCCCCTGAAGTTAGAGGTATGCCTCATGTATTCACTACTATTGTCACCCGTAACGATATCCAATTGAACAGGGATAGCATTAAGCTTACCCCTATTCTATTTCAAGAATTTATTGAGAAGAAGTTTGAGATGAGGATTACCATCGTTGGTCGGGATGTTTTTCCAGCCGCTTTGTATACACAGGATGATCCAAAAGCCAGAGTGGACTGGAAACTAGGAAAATTGACTAAATTCAAACACGAGAAGCTCGACTTGCCGCTGGATATCAAGAAAAAGTGCCTGCAATTCATGGAAAGTTTAAATTTGGTTTATGGAGCCATAGACTTAATTGTGACTCCGGAAGGAAAGTACTTCTTCTTGGAAGTCAATCCGAGTGGAGCTTGGGGTTGGGTTGAAAAGAGGGCTAATTTACCGGTGTCTGAAAGCATTGCTAGGTTATTAGTGAGAGCGAGAATTTAGATGAATCTGGGCATCTTCAACGTTTTTGAGAACTGAATTGCGAAACATTTGTTGCATCTTGGTGGGAGGGAGTCTGTAGGTAAGTTTGAGATAAATGTTGCTGTATTTCAAGCATTTATTACAGTCCCCGAGTTTCAAGTATATGAAGGACAGATTGTATAAAATGGCAATGGATTTGCCTTGGGATAAGTTATACCCTTGGATGTAATATTTAAGAGCTAATTTCAACTTACCTGATCTTTGATGGCTGTTACCGATGCAGTTTAGAGACTCGATTTTGTCTGATTTTCTGACAGATGAAGTTATGGCTCTTTTATAAAACCCCATTGCTTCATGGTTATAATAGGGTTCTTCTATGGCCATATGGTGGTAGAGATGCCCAATCTTTAACAATAGGCTTAATGATTTGGGGTGTGAGGCAAAGAGTTTTTTGCCAATGCAAATACCTTTAGTTTGATAATCTCTTTTTTGGGATAAATCTTTCGTAACAAGAGCTAGTTGGTCATAGTTACTAATTAGAAGCAATTGATTTTTGAGGTCCGGTTCTGTAATTTTTTCCAGCGTTTCTATAGCAAGGTCAAATTTCATTTCATTGTAGTATTTTTTGGCTTCTTTCAGCAAGATCTTTTGGTCTGACTTCATGGCTTGAGTATACTACTTGAAAATACTAGTTAATAAATAATGCTGACACTTAAAAAAGGAAATATATTTGCTCTTAACGGTATTCAGGAATCCGTAGGCGATCAACTAAATCCCTGGGGTTGAAGCTGGGAGTTTCTGACGAGGTTCCGGTGCCGCAGGAAGTGAGGGAAATGGCGGATAAAAGGGAGGAGTTACGGCGCAAGGGTAAGTTTGTGGAAGCGGATGAGGTGCGGGTAAGAATGGAAAAGCTAGGGTGGAGGGTAGAGGACACGATGATAGGGGCGAAAATAAAAAAGTTGATAGTGCGGAGTTGAAATGGCTGGACTATTGACGTTCGCTGTGACTAGCTTTCTGGAAGTGTTACTTATTACTTATGTGCACAGCCGGTACAAGCAATTGACAAGCGATGATATACTGGAAAAGTGAGAAAATCTCAGATTTTTCCTCATGAGAATAAATATGTGTAATCAGTGGTGGGATGCCGCTTTTTTAATGGAAAGGAGGTGAAATAAATGTCTATTAAAGCAGAGACTATTGCTGGAGTTTTCGTTGACAAAGTGATGCCAGAATCTGGCCAACCAAAATTTCTGGGTTATGATCCAGAAACTCAATCTGGAATATACTCATCTATGTTAGCCCCGCGCGGTCTAACCAGAACGACTCAATATCCTACTAGTCCAGGTCAGTGGGATCAGGATGAGCAAGCATTTATGTAAAACGAGTTGGGTAATGATATTAATCGTTTCAAACGAGCGCGATAGTGCCAGTGATCTGTTTGTCGAATCTCTGAAAAAGAGAGATTTATCATTCCAAAGACTTAACACAGACGTGTTAATGACAGATGCGAGTTTTAACATTGGAGTGGGTGTAGGATCAGTTAATCACTTAACTCAATATGGGAGAGACATAGACTTGAATAAAATTGACTCCGTTTGGTATCGAAGACCAGTTTTACCTAAATTAAAGATCAATTCAGTTGTAGAAAAGAAGTTTGCAGAAAGGGAGAGCTTGGCGACAATGGATGCATTGTGGGTTTCGTTGGTGGATAAATTCTGGGTGAGCTCGCCTTACGCGATCAAAGATGCTTCAAGTAAGTTTCAACAACTATTAGTAGCCGAAGAGTTGGGGTTTAATATTCCGGAGACGTTAATAACTAATGACGTCGATAAAGTTAGTGAATTTTTTGAAAGTTGCCACGGATTAATGTTGTATAAATCAGTTACTACTGGACATCTATCGTCTGTTTCAGCAAAAACTCAGCTAATGACATATTCTAGAAAAATTGAAGCAACAGATCTTTCAAAGATGGTGTTAGTAAAGAACTGTCCGGGAATGTTTCAGAAATACATTGAGAAAGAACATGAAATAAGGGCGACAGTGATAGGGGAGAAAGTGTTTTCCGCAAAAATTGACTCCCAGAAGTATCCAGAAAAGCGTGTTGACTGGAGAAAGGGCAGATATATTAAGGAAATATTTTCTGTAATTGAAATTCCAAGATCCTTAGAAATTATGTTAGTTAATTTTATGAGAAGATTTGGGTTGCAATTTGGCGCATTTGACTTAATAGCTGATAAGAAAGGAAACTTTGTATTTCTGGAATGTAATCCAAATGGTGAGTGGGCGTGGGTTGAGGACTGCACAAAGATGCCCATGACTAATGCTTTAATTGATTTACTTATTAACAAATCATGTTGACACTTAAAAGAGGAAATATATTTGCTTTTAATAGACCTCAGGAATCCGCAGCCGTTGATATTCTATCGAAGATAGAGGGAAAGAAATTGGAAAAGTTATATGACGGATTTTTGTCCAATTTAGAAAATAAATTGAAAAGCAGATTAACTGGGGTTTTTCCCGTTGTGCATGCGATTACATACCCTGATCATAAGGTGTTTGTGGACGTAACCTTTTTGGAAAAACCACGGCCCAAATGGTCCACACCAAAAGCCTCCGGATCAATCTATCATCTCAGGAAATTGCAAAATAGAATTGGAGAACTAATCAGAATAGGAAAAGTGGTCAATAAAAATCTCAAAACCGGAAAATATAACGCAACTGAGCTAAAATTACTCGAGGAAAAATTAAGAAGCTCTTTAGACAAGGACAAACTAAAAGTAAGTGAAATTTTAAAGTCCAGTCGGAACCCTAAAGAAATAGCAGAATATATCCTATTATTGCAGTACATTAAACCCTCAGAAGACTTATTGGACGCTCTTTATCAGTATTTAAGCAACGAATATGAAATCGTCCAAAATAATGCGGCTTATGTCATTGGGGGTTATTTGAGTAGGGTAACAGATCGGCAGTTTAGGCAAATTCTATCTTTATTGGATTCGCGTTTTAGTTCTCCAATCAATAAAGGTCTATATCTGATGTCAAAGCTGTTACTGACGGATATCTCCAAGAACCGAAGACAAATTATTTGTGAAAGGGCAAACTCTTTTCTGACTAACAGACAGCCTAATATAAGTTTAATAGCAGAAATGATTTCAAAAGAGTGTGATAAATAAAAAAGGAGGGAATCTATTTTCCCGGATTTTGCTATAGACAAACCTGAATGTGTAACCGATCAGCCAAATCCCAGGGGCTGAAGTTGGGTGAGAAATTGGGGCCAGGTTGTAGGATAAAGGGAAAGAACGATCTTGCCGTAGACGGAGGCAAAGTTGTGTGGGTTTTTATTGAGTTCAATGACTGAGTCTTCTCTGTCCAGATTTTTAGACTCTTCTTGCTTTATTAGCTCTTCAATTGTGTGTGCAATAAACTTATCTAAGGCCTTTTGGTGTTTTGGCCAAAATATAGAACTGGTGAAATATTCAGTACAAAAGGCGAATATTTCACCAACGGCTCCTGTTACGGGTAGGTACAGATTGGGATGACGGCCGATTGGTATGTGAGAATGAAGATCCAGGGCATAGCGGAGGAGTCGCAAGTTTTGAGTTTTGTCTGACATCCACCATAGTTTGAATTGGTTCCAATATATATGTCCGAACTCGTGGACGATAGTCGACAAATATGATTCGCGGGTAGTGTATGGGTTGAAAGGGAATTCCTTGGCTTTTTGTAGGGCTGTAAAAGGAGTTAGTAACCCGCCGCTGATTCTGGGAATGTTGAAACGGGTCTGGTTTTTAATGGAACTTGGCAAAAGGTCCTCGATCTCTTTTTGCCGGATTCCGGCACACCAGGCGGAGTGGTGTTCGTTGGGAATTATGAGCTTGTGAGGTATTCGGTACGCGAAGTATGAACTTACATGACATGGTATGGATTCCAGGCTGGGTTGTTTGGTTGGTGACCATAAGTAAACATATTTACTGTCGTAGGAGATAACTACTGTTTTTTTGAGAGTGGTCCGGTTGCGAAAAACAAAATCCAGCTTTGGATCCCAGACTGCCCTCAATGCAAGCTCGATAGCTTGAAAGTCTTCGGAAGTGGCATGATAATCTGATGTCACAAGTAGTATTTTACTCCACTGACCGGTATCCCTTAGCACAGTTGCAGGGGATAGTGCAGTTTTGTGTTACAATATTTGTATGGTTGGTCTGAAAATTGATCGAGCTGAGCTGGAAAAAATCTGCCTCCGTTACGGGGTGGAGTTTTTGGGAGTATTTGGCTCCGTAGCCAGGGGGGAAGATAGTCCTGACAGCGATGTGGACAT
>Ga0155919_104_pt1 | contig 12642 bp, 9 predicted proteins | sample RifCSPlowO2_01_FD_107573 | JGI IMG/M metagenome (GOLD analysis project Ga0155919, IMG submission 107573) | Candidatus Amesbacteria bacterium RIFCSPLOWO2_01_FULL_48_50
CACCAGCCTGCTGCCATTGATAAATTCTCCGTACCCGGTAGCGATAGCCTCATAAAATTTCGGTAAATCACGCGGGTCAACGGTCAAATCAGCATCCAGTATTATTAGTAATTCCCCTTGGGCTTTGGCTAATCCTAACCTCACTGCGTCAGCCTTGCCTATCCCGCTTTGCTTAAAAGCTCTGACCTTTATTGCACCAGTCTTTTGTCTGCTTTTGTCTCTCAGCTGACGAATTGCCTCCCAGGTGCCATCCTGGGAGTGGCCTTCCACAAAAACAACTTCCATATTTTTCGAAAATTTCGGGATCCGATTTAATATCTGGACAATATTTCCCTCCTCATTTCTTGCCGGGATGACAATACTGACGGAATAATCGCGCCTGGTTTCGACTTTTGGTCGGGCAATTACTAATGACGTCAGGCATAAGCCGTTGATCAATGGTAGTGGTGCAATCCAGCGATTAATCAAATCTGAAACCAGAGGGATATAAACAGGGATCAGAAGCCGTTTATACTTTGCTACCACCTCAAATCCTGCCAGGTTTAATAAGTTAGCCATGTCTTCGTTATCCAGCCAGTTTTGCTCGCCTACCTTTTTCCTTATTCCCAACCATGAAGCCAGTTTTAACACCGGTTCCCACAGGTGATTATAATAAATAATTATTAACCGCTTATCAGCTCCCAGCTCTTTACGCATTTTATTTAAAAACTTTTGGATATCCTCAATGTCTCCGACGGCATTTTCCAGCACCACGCATCCATAGCGGTGGCTTTTTATTTTTTTTACCTCGTCCAGGTTATCCGAAGTAATTATCAGAGTTTTTTTTCCCGAAGTTATGAATTTTTCTAATAGTTCGAGATCCCGGTAATAATATTCCCGCATGGACAAATTTTAGCAGTTAAACTAAGATTTTCTCACAGCAACATGTCCCGGACTCAAATAAGTATCGTCATTCCTTGTCTTAATGAGGCCAAAACGATAGTTCAAGTAATTAAAGATGCGCAAAAACAAATCAAGCTAAATCACCTGCCGGGATGTGAAATTATAGTCTCAGACAACGGAAGTACCGATGGCTCACTTCGGATATTAAAACGTGTTTCAGGCATCAGATTAATAAACGTTCCCGTTCGCGGCTATGGGGCAGCCTTACACTGGGGAATACTGAATGCCCGGGGTAAATATATATTATATGCGGACGCAGACGCCAGCTATCCCTTTTCCAATCTGTCCCTGTTTATAACCGCTGCCCAAAAACACCCCGATTTGGTATTAGGATCGCGCTTGAAAGGACGAATTTATCCAGGGGCTATGCCCTTCCTGCATCGCTATCTGGGAACTCCCATTCTCACTTTTCTTATCAGGCAGCTGTACCGGATACCCGTTACCGATTGTAACTCGGGTATGCGGCTGGTCCGTAAGAACTTTTACCAAAAACTAAATATGCATAATTCCGGTATGGAGTGGGCCAGCGAACTGTTGCTGAAAACAGCCCTAAAAGGTGGTAGGTATTTGGAAGTTCCTATCATTTTTAATAAGGATCGCCGTCTCCGTCATCCCCATCTTTCCAGCTGGGCTGACGGATGGAGGCATTTAAAAACAATTATTCTTCTCAAACCCGCTTCGCTCTACCCCTTTTTAATATTGTTTCCCCTCCTGGGGATCGTATTTTACCCCACCAGTTTCAGCTTGTCTTTTTTGTTTCTTTCCCTTTTCTATATTTTAACTCTCAGCCTTTTAACACTTCATTTAATGAGTGCCGCCATCGAAAGCAAGTTTCTGCCGCTGGATAATTTTTTAATTCATTTCAAATTGGTTCCCCTTACAGGTTTGTTTCTGTTCATAGTAAGCGGATTAATTTATTACCTACCCGAAAGCCGCCTGGGTACAAAACTCTTTATGGTAAACATTCTGGGAATTACCTGTATGTGGATATTTCTTATAGAAACCGTCAAGACCCACTTAGTTAATCGTCTCCCTGATTCTGTCTAAGCATTATTTTTATATCCACCTCCTGCGGTTTCATTAGTATAATACTGTTAATGAGTAATAGGCGTGGAAAAGTATCGGTAATTATACCGGTTCACAATCGCCACGAGCTTTTTAATCGTTGCCTTGCTTCAGTCATAAATCAAAAATGGGATCGATTTACGTATGAAATCATCGTTATTGATGACGGATCCAGTCCGGCAATATCCCAGCATCAGATTCCAAAATCTGCGTCGTCCAACATCCGGATAATCAGAAACTCTCGTGCCTTGGGCCCGTCTGTTACCCGCAATATTGGATTGAAAGCTGCCGGCGGAGAGTATATTGCATTCCTGGACTCCGACGATACCTGGCACCCCGATTTTATATCTGCTACAGTTACCGGACTTGACTCCACTAGGCCGGAGATCATCACCACTTTGGGTAAACCGAATTTTTTACCCGGTATAAATTTCCCGAAACGGATTTTATTTCTTCTCTTAAGCCTGGTCAGAATCTGCAGCCTATGGTTGTTTTGGGTTTTCAACGGATCCCGTCTGCCCGTACAACTGTTGTATTTACTCCGGATATCCAGCTCTGTTTTTACCCGTAAAGCCGTCTCCGGAGTATATTTTTCCCAAAAGTACCGGGCGGCCGAAGATTGGAAATATTTTTGGGATTGCATCAGCAACAATTCCGCTTCTGTTAGGATTATTCCCCAGCTTTTGGCAGTTTATACCTACGAACCCCGCTCGGAAACCCTGCGCCGCCGCCACTACTGGGGTGATTATTATAAATTATTAGAAGAATTTCCCCAGGAACTGCGTCGTACTCCCGGGATGCGGGTTTTTCGCAAATACACGGACATTTCCGTAGCCATGAATAAATCTTACCCTTATTTAAATTATTATCCGAAAGACTAAACCCGTGAACGGCTGCACTTGGACTACTGATTCGGAAAACCGTGTGGGGATGACCAAAAATATTCTTAGTAAATTATCGCTCACAGTCCGGGCCGGCCAGTTAAAGATTATGCTTGATTTGACTCGTCCTACACCCCAAACCCAGGTCCTGGATGTTGGTTTTGCTCCCCGTGAAGATTTACCGGACACAAATTATTTTGAAAAGTTTTACCCCTTCCCGAATAGCTTGACTGCCGCATCCACGGAAGATTGCCGGGCAGTCAAGTCCAAATACCCGGGTGTAAATATCGTCAGAATTCAACCCGGCAAAAAACTTCCCTTTAGGAATAATCACTTTGAAATTGCCACTTCCTGGGCTACGCTCGAACACGTCGGAAATTATCAACAGCAGGAATTTTTTTTAAATGAACTTTTACGCGTGGCTCACAAGATTTTTGTTACTACCCCCTACCGGGGCAGTCCCTATGAACCTCATTCCGGATTTTTCTTCCTCCAATGGTTGCCTCTTAATTGGTTCAGAAAAATTTGTCTGTATACCGGCCGCCGCTTTTGGGCAAAAACAGCTAATCTTAATCCGCTCTGGGTCAGGGATATCAAATCCATGCGGCTGACCAAGCCGGTAGTAGTTTCGGTCTATCAAACCCTTAAATTTATCCCGTCTCACTTATTGATTACCTCGGTATGAAGGTTAAGCTGATGCAAATTTTCCCGTGGCTGGCGATCATCGGCGTTTTAACGGTTTTTTCTGTCAACTCTTTAGCTCACTCCGGCCGTAAGGCCTTCTGGCGCGACGAAGCCCATGCTTTACAGCAATTTCCCAAGTACAAATTTCCCCGGATTTTTTGGACCGGACCGCCCCAGGAAGGCAGCGCCTCACCCCTGGATTACCTGATTATGTACGCTGTTTATCAATTGAGACAGCCTCTGCATTATCTGTCGCTTCAGCCGCATCAATATTTACGCATCCATCACCTGGTAGCCCTTTGGCTGGCAGTGTTATTCGTGTATTGGAAAATTAATCGCCGGATAAATCTCTCTGAAATATTGGCGTTTCTCGCCGCTGTTGGCTTTTTTTTGTTTAATTCCACCATCTATTATTACTCCAGCGAAATGCGCATGTACAGTTTGTGGGCTTCACTTTCCTTCATCTGGTTATTTCTCCACCGGTTTCGGCGTCAATTGCCGGTAGCCTGGTTTATCGTAATATTAGCCGCAGCGGCTACTACCACTGCTTCGACGTTTCAGATAGTCGTGTTTAGCGCTGCCGTAGTAATTACCGAAATACTAAAGCAGAAACGGTTAATCCCCCGGATCCCTTTCTCCTGGCTAATGCCTATTTTTATTACTTTGTTAATCAACCTTAATTTTCTGATCCAGTCTCCCAAATATTCTTATCCCCCTCCCGCCTGGAGTCAATTTTTTAATTTTTGGCAACAATCACTCCCGGCGATAATTTCCGCGGCAGTCTTAGTCATTTTTCATTACCGGCGTCGGCATTGGGACCGGCTGGAGGCTTTGTTAACCGCCTCCGGATGGCTGCTGATCGGTCCGGTATCCTTTTTCCTAATCAGGAAGGGTGGGTTGTTTTTTGATCCCCGCCAATATGTATACTATCCCGCCGCCTACGCTTATATTATTTATGAAGCCGCTTCAGCAATCTTTTTTCTGCTTATTAATTTCCGTAAAGTTCCCGTTTACCTGTATCTCACTGCCTGTTTGTTCATTGTTTCCATTTGGAGGCAAACGGATTTAAGCTTGCCGCTCCAATCAGTCCGCTTTTTAATCTTGGGTCAGCCGATTTCCCTGCCGGTAAATTATTCCCTGCTTTCCCCGAATGTTCCCGGGAGCATTCCCCAAAATTATGAATTTCAGGAAATCGATCAATACCGTTTGGACAACAAAGCCGCGCGTACCAATTTTGACGTCTGGTGGGAGTACATGCTGGCTCGTTACCCCCCCGAAAGCTTTCCCCGGGACCCTTCTGCAATCCTGGTTGCTCGTGCCCGCGATTTTAGTTTTGAGTTAGTCGAGATCCAAAAAAAACTTTAATGCCCTTATTGTTGTCCCTTATCACTCTTATCTTCTCGGTTCTGCCTTTTACTTTGGGCCCCAGCTCACCATTTTTTACTATCGATCAGGAAGTAGTCTATGTCACCAACGCACTTTCTTACGTTGTCCGCAAGCAAATACCTTTCTATGACCATCCGGGTACTCCCGGAATTCTTTTGCTTTCTGCTTCGTTTACCCCCCTGCGCCTGTGGGCAAAATACTTTATCCACACCCCCTTTATAGATTGGTCTATTAAAAACTTCACTTTTCTTATGTATTATTCCCGTTTTTTCGTTTTAATTGTTTATTGTGCAGGTCTGGCAATTCTGCTTCGGGCTGTCCACAACTTTACTGCCTCGCGTCTGGCCGTAATCCTGACTTGGCTCAGCCTGTTTTCCTATTCAGAATTCTTACGCATCGGTGTTCGCCCAACACCGGAAAATTTCCTGCTGTTTTCCACGGCTGTCTGGCTGTGGTTATTTTTACCTCTGGTCAATCACCCTACTCTGGTCCGCCTGGTATTCCTTAATCTGGCCGCCGGTTTCAGCCTGGCTACCAAACTAAACAGCCTTACCTTACTTTTGATTACCTGGCTGGTCACCGGCGTCGTTCTGGTTCGCCGTAACCTGCGGTTTTTCCGCCTTGTCCGCCTTTGGCTTTTTTTATGCGGCTTATCTTTGATCGGATTCTTCGTTTCCACCTGGACAATCCGTGGTCATTACAGAGGATTATTTAATTGGTCTTATGGTTTGGCCAGTCATTTGGAGGCGGGAGGCAGCGGCCGGGCCGGCTGGTTTGACTGGGGTTTAATCCGGGCTTCATTGACTACCATAGTCAGGCAGGAGCCCTATCTGGTCTTGTTTTTTATCCTTGCCCCTTTGGCATATATCGCTTCATTTCGGCGGTTGTCTCGTTTTTCCCGGCTTGTCTTCGGTCCGGCCATCTTAATTTTGCTCACCTTCTTTTTTGTTTACGCCAAGTTTCCCCGGCCGCATTACCAGTGGCTGCATTTAATAGTCCTGAGCGTTTTTACCGCCGTTTTTCTCAACCGCTCCGTTTCCGTTTCTCTGGCGCGTGTCAGATTCAAACTTTTGCCTCTGTTTTTTATTCTTCTTTTGACACCCCTGATGATTAACCGGGTTAATACTTACGCTAAATGGTCAGTGAATCTGGCTGCTGCGGCCGCATTTGAAGATTTTATTTCCGCCCATCCTCCCCGTTACCGTACATTATGGTATATAGGAAATACCCGGGATTTTTCCCTTCTCTGGGGGCGCAGTTGGTCGGGTGAGTTTTATGGTCCGCAATTGGATCGCTATTACCCTCATCTGGGGGAAATAGTCGATTTCAATACTTATCGTGATAATTCTGCCCGCACCTACCCCATTTTTTCAAGCTGTTGGGACCAGTTGTACTTACGGCGCAGTGAGATGGACGGTTTTTTGGCCGCCCATCCGGATAAAAAACTTACGGTTTCTGCTGTCACTAACACCAAATATTATTTAATTACCAGCGATCATTGCCAAAAACTTTAATGTACTCTAATTTCTTCCACCCTCATTATCTTTTGGACTTTCTTTTCATGGCGTTTTTGCTATTCCTCTGGGATGTTTCCGGCTGGGGTTTGCTGCGGATCTTGCAGGTAAAACCGCCCGCTTGGTTAAGGCCGGTTTACTGGTGGCTGGGTTTGGGGTTAGCCGTCTTTGTCTTTTTTATCAGCCACTTTTTTCTGCCGTTCAAATCAGCGGTGTTTATAGGTGCTTCCCTGGTTTTGGCTCTCCCCTGGTTACCCAAATATCTTAGCCTTCCCCACCGTCTCCCCCCAAGTTTTAAGTCATCCCTCTTATTTATCCTTATTTGGCTGCCGCTTTTACCTCTGGTTTTCGTCAAAACATCCCTGCCTCCTTATGTCTGGGATGAAGCTGTATATCATTATGTTTCCCCCCAGGTTTTAAGCACCCAGGCAGTCTGGCACTTTCGTACTCTCTATTCCAATCTGCCCCGTATATTGGAAACTGCTTTCGTCGGCTTGTTTTTACTCACTCGCACTTACGCTACCGCTCGGCTGCTGCATTTTCTTATCTACTTCTCTTTCCAAATGGCTTTATTTTCTTTTCTCAAGGATCGCTTCAGAGTCCCTGTCGCCGCTGTTGTCATCCTGGTTTTAAATTACTTACTGCCCCACCTGGTCCTTGAGTCCACTTTAGGCTATATCGATTTGGGTACCACCTCCTTCATATTAATCGTCTGGTTGATGGCGGTTGAAACTGCCCTTGGCAAACGTGTGCATCCTGCAATTTTCAGTGCCTTTGCCGGGTTGGCCGTAGGTGCCAAATACAACTCTCTCTCCGCTGTCCTGGTTGCCGGCGTCTTGTACCTGTCGGTTTTGGTCAAAACCCGATCACTGGGTTTTAGAAAGATCCCGGGATACCTGGTATTATTTTTGCTCCTCGGGGGTTACTGGTATGTAAAAAATTGGCTGGTTACCGGAAATCCCGTCTTCCCCTTCTTTTTTGCCTGCAAACAAGGGGTTTGCCGGGAAAGTCAGTCATTTTTCGCTTGGGCGGACCCGTTAGGTCTGCGAAATATTTTTCCCGTCATCAGCCGCCTCTTTTACGATTTCCCCTTATTTTCATACCTTATCGTGGCCTTGATAGCCCTGTCGATATATATTCGTTCAAAATTCACGTCGTTGATCATTTTGTCGTCAGGTTTGTTTATGGCCGAATATCTCGTTTTATCCGCTTTCGCCGGATTTACCCTGCGTTATTTTTATCACTGGCAGATTCTTCTCTGGATGCTGTTGACGCTGTCGCTAATCGGTATTATTAAACACATATCCGGAATTATTCCCTCCCGTCTTACGCGAATAGGACTGGTCTTTACGGGATTAATTATGGCAGCTCTCAGCCTGAAATTATTATTGCCTGCATACTTTTCATACCTTCCAGGCGGGAAAAATTATTATCAAACCCGTTTTGCCTTCCGTCTTGTCCCGGTCACGGATTGGATCCTATGGCTTCTGCCCAAAACCGGCCCGGCTGTCATCTGGTGTGAAAGCCAGGGTCAGCCCCTTACCCTGGTTGTCAAAGATCCTGACCTGTTGTGGTCTACCGGTGAAACCAAATACACCGTCTTTCTGAACCGTTGCCGCCACCGTGAAGATTTTATCGCCGGTCAGCCGCGGTACCTGATTTCCGCCCAGTCATGTCCGGACCCCTCCCAGCCGCCTCCGACCCGTGTTAAAGATGATTCCCGTATGGGCGAATTGAGGCAGGAAAATTATCAGCTGGTCTGCCGTTCCCGGCAAATAGTCTCCGGTTTATATCTCGTACCATAAATGAAATTTACCCATAAAAACCTGCTGATTATTTTGTTTTTGTTTCTGCATCTGAACGGTTTTACCGGCAACCCCATGGCTTTCAGTTCTATAGCCCAATCCCTAGCCCTAAAGTCAGGTAATTTAGAAGTGGATCAATACGCGGGTAACAGTAATGACCTGGCTTATAAAAACAGCCATTTCTATACCGGCGTCCGGCCCAGCTTCTCTTTATTTTTCCTTCCGGCAACCATTGTGGTTACTCAAATTAGTAAATTGCCGCTCGTTTCGAAAGCAATTTCTTCCCTGGATTCTCTTTTTATCTCCAATCCCAAGCTTCCTCCTCCTCTGGATCCGGGCAAATTTATCGTGATAAATTTTCTGACGATAGCGTTCACTACTCTGAGTATGGTGGTACTGTTGGTCAAATTTCTCCCCTCCCGCCTGCTGCTGCCGGTATTGCTGTTGTTTCTTTTTACTCCGCTGCTAAACTTAACTTCCTCTTTTTATGTCCAGACTTTGACGACCGTCGGCTTGACTTTTTTAGGAGCGGCTTTAATTTCTTCTCTCCCTGAAAGGCTAATCCTATTAAGTGTGTTTTTCTTGAGTATTGGAGACTACACGTCATTACCGCTGGCGGGAGTGGTTTTTCTGGTCTGGCTGGTCCAAAAAAAATATTCCGGACTAAAATTCATTTTTACCGTTTCCGCCCTCCTGATAATTTTTATTGGCTTTGACGCCTGGTTTAATTTCCGGGTATTCGGCAGCCCCCTGGCCACTCCCTACCAGTTTCGCCATACCAACGCCTATATTCATACCCAAGGGTTTTTGGGTTTAGAACCCGTCAATTTTTGGCCCGGGCTGAAATATCGCTTGCTTTCCCCCCAAGAAGGCCTGGTCTTCTACAACCCCGAAATAATTGTCCTATCCGTAATCGCCGTAACTTTACTTGTTTCTCAACGGTTCCCAAATAAAACACGATGGCTGGCCCTTATAATTATTTGTTGGTTCTGGTTTATCTCAGCTAGTTTTGTCGATAAAGTTTCCGGAATCCCCGGAGACAGGTATCTGCTTCCCTTACTCCCCCTGGTATTTTTATTTACTGCTTCCCGTCTTCGGCCGGTTCTGGATCGGATCTATCAAAAAACTTACTTCTATCAGGTTTTTCTGGCCGCAGCGACTTTGCGGCTTTTTTGGAACTGGCATGTGGCAGCAGTCAAGGGTGATATCACTACATCCGTTTGGGGATATATCACCCGCCTGTTTGCCGTTCCTCCGGTGTTTATCTTCGCCAAATATCTCCAAACCTCCCTGCCTAATCCGACCCTGGTCTCCATTTTCGGCTGGGTAATCGCCGTTTATGCGCTGATTTCCCTGGTACGGATTTTAGACGGTTTTGTCAAAAGTGAGATATAATCCAAACCAGTGACTTCCAAAATTAAAATTGCCTGGTTACATACCCATTTTTTGCTCAACACCGGCGGCACCCGTTATGTGCATGAGGTTGTCTCCCGTCTCAAAAAAGATTTTGACATTACTATCTTTGTGGAAAAATCCAATTCTGACTGGAAAGATAAATTCCGTAGCGACGGGATAGAAGTGGTTGAACTTCTGCCTATCTCGTCAAACAGCCCAATTTACTGGCTGTTTTTCCCCTTTTGGCTGAAATCTAGTCTGGAAAAAATACGCGAGAGAACCCATGGATTTGACATAGTGGTCACCAGCATGTTTCCCATGAACTGGATCTCCACCCAACTGGGCAAACCCACGGTTCAGATCTGTTTTGAGCCCTTCGCCTTTTTCCACGACCCGATGTTCGTAGCCAGTTTCCCAAAGCCTAAACAACTTTTTATCCGTCTGATGACGAAGCTGTACGAAAGTGTTGATGTCCGCGGTTCGCAAACCAGCGAGCGTCTGCTGTCCTTAAATGCCGGGGTGGGGGAGTGGGTGCAAAAACTTTACGGTCGGACTCCTTCCGGTCAAACCGCTATCGGAGTAAATATCGCCCTGTTCAAACCCACTCCCGATGCCGATCTTCAGGCCAAATATTCCGGGAATAAAGTTATTTTGCATGGCACTGACTACACCGCCATCAAAGGTACCGACTTTTTAATCCGTATGCTCCCGGACGTGGTCAAAAAACATCCGCGTGTCAAAGTTATCATTACCGAATCCGTCTCCGATTCAGCCGCCAAAGACAAACTTATCGCTCTGGCCCGCCAGCTGGGGGTCTTGTCCCACCTTGATTTTGTCGGCTCTCTGCCTTACACGGATTTACCTAAATATTACACTTTGGCGGATATTTATGTCTTTACCGGCCATCCCGAAAGCCGGGGGGCCACCAGCGCCAGTTTGTCAGTTTTGGAGTCTTTAGCCTGCGGTACTCCCGTGGTCAGGGGCATCGGTACCAACGATGAAGTTATCGAAGGCAAATCCGGATATATTATCGATCCCCGAGATCCCGACAGCTCTGCCCGGGCAATTAATCGGTTGTTGGGAAACCCAAGCTTGGGTAAACGCTTTGGCCGCTGGGGTCGGCAGTACGTTCTGGAAAACTACACCTGGGACCACGTGGTCAGAAACATTATCGACCAAATATACGTTCTCCTGGATATTCACCAGCTGGGTTTTGAGCAGGTCAAACATGACAGCCGACTTCTGGGGATGATCTTTCGCCACGACACTCCTATCGACAAACTCAAATTTTTCACCGACGACATGAACCCTTTTCAGATCGGGATTCACCATCAGCCCGCCGGAGTCAGTCTGATTCCCCACGTTCATCTTTTGGAACACCCCATAACTCTGAACTCCATTCAGGAATTAATCTATGTTCAGTCCGGTAAAGTTCGGGTGACTTTTTATTCTCGCCAGGGCAAAGCTCTGTCCGTCTACACTCTCTTCCCCCAGGACTCTGCTTTGTTCATTGCCGAAGGCCACGGTGTGGATTTTTTGGAAGAAACCCGGCTCTTCATGATCAAGCAGGGTCCCTATCCCGGTACCCAACACGCCAAACTTTACTTGGGAAAAAAGCCAGATGATTCCCGTTAACGAACCGGTTATTTCTCCCCAGGCCAAAGCAAATGTCAGGGAGGCTCTGGATACCGGCTGGCTCTCTTCCGCCGGGCCTTTTGTTACCCGGTTTGAGCAGGATTTTGCCCGCTTTTTAGGGGTCAGGCACGCCGTAGCCGTAGCCAACGGTACCGCCGCCTTGCACGTGGCCTTATTGGCGTTAGGTATAGGACCGGGTGACGAGGTTATCGTTCCGGCTTTCACCATGGCTTCCAGCTGGATGGCGGTGTTGTACACAGGTGCAAAGCCGGTATTTGTGGACTGCGAACTGGATACCTACAATCTTGACCCGGCTTTAATTGCTAAAGCCGTAACTCCCCGTACCAAAGCCATTATGCCGGTACATATTTACGGCCATCCGGTAGACATGGATCCGGTACTGACAACAGCCAAAAAACTCGGACTAAAGGTAATTGAAGACGCCGCCGAAGCCCACGGAGCCGAATACAAAGGCCGGTTGACCGGTACCATGAGTGACATTGCCTGTTTCAGTTTTTATGCCAACAAGATAGTCACCACCGGCGAAGGCGGTATGTTGGTGACCGATAACGCTGCTCTGGCTCATGCGGCTCGTAAATATATGGATCTGTACCATTCGGATGCCAAGCGTTTCATCCACGAGAAACTGGGTTTCAATTTTCGCCTTACCAACCTCCAGGCCGCTGTGGGAGTGGGGGAGCTGGCCAACATTAAGCGGTACTTAGCCAAAAAAATCCGCATGGCTAAAAAATACGCCAACGGGTTAAAAAATATTCCCGGGATTACTCTCCCGCCTCGCCGTCCCTGGGCCAAAAATGTTTACTGGATGTACGCTATTCGGGTAGACCCTGCGAAATTCGGTTTGACCAAGGATGAACTGCGAATACAGCTAAAAGATCGGGGTATTGACTCCCGGGATTTCTTTTATCCTCCCGATTCCCAGCCGGTGCTGGCCGAATTGGGGGTCAAGCTCGGCTCCTACCCCGTCTGCCGCCTGGTTTCCGAAACCGGGCTCTATCTGCCTTCAGGTTTGGCGATTACTGACGCCCAAATCGCTCAAGTCTGCCAAGCCATCCGTGAAGTTCATAAGCATGCCCGCAAAATCAGAGCTTGATCATTCCTGGTATCGGTATTTTCTATTTTTGGCCGCTGATCGTCAGTCGGTAGCTTCCCGACTTTTGGCCGGAAAGTACGGCCGGGTTTTGGATTTGGGCTGCGGCAACGGCAGTTTCTTGCGGGCCAATCTGGACCGTTTTTCCAAAGGCGAGGGTTTGGATATTTCCCAACAGAGAATCCTTGCTACTTCCCGCCTGACGAAGTCACCCCGTCTCAAAT
>Ga0155919_149_pt2 | contig 5308 bp, 5 predicted proteins | sample RifCSPlowO2_01_FD_107573 | JGI IMG/M metagenome (GOLD analysis project Ga0155919, IMG submission 107573) | Candidatus Amesbacteria bacterium RIFCSPLOWO2_01_FULL_48_50
CAGCGCTGGTGCGTTTTACAAACGACCTCTGATAGAGGGTAGAGAAGAGACAGTATGTAAATTTCTAATTTTTAATTTCTAATTTTTAAATAATATTTGATATTCCAATTTCTAATGTCGAAAAAAATATCACTTGAGACATTATAAATTGGTCATTAGTTAGTCATTAGATTAATTAGGTCAATTAGAAATTATAAACCTATCCCCTCTATACCCTCTACTTTGAGGCGTAAATTAAACAAGGAGATTTTTTAGCCTTTATTCAACCAATTTGTTAAGGTGCAGCCTTTTTTCATTTCCCCTTCATCCTCTCCGATTGGCAATCAACCGCGTCAGACTCCAAAGAAATTATTTAGGCATAAAGAAAGATTTTTAAGAGTTAATAGATTTCTCCGTATGAGGCGGACCGAAGGCGGGTTACCCCGTCGCTAGCACTCGACAGACCAACCCGTCCCTCGCTCCGCCCCACAGGTTATTTAACATTCCCGGGAATCCCGCGCGAAACTGAAATCAACAGAAATGTTACACAAAGTCACCGTTGACAATACCTCCAACCCAAATGTTACTATCAAGCCATGTCCAGGCTTATCACCGCCGATCAAATCAAAGCTCTTCGAGCGGATATTAAGGAACTCAAACACCACTGGACATGGAAACACTTATCAGCCCCAGACGTGGAGGGGCGACTTAAAGCTTTATCCACTGATATTTCCGACCTAAAAAAAGATATTTCGGAAATAAAAACCGACACATCACATCTCAGATCCAGAATTGATATCCTGACCAAAGAATTTAATGACCTCGACAACAAATTATTCCAGTGGAAAAGCGAACTATTCAATAAAATCGATGAAGGTTATATTTCCCGATGGAAAGACCAGACAGAAGAACACGCTGCTATCCAATTCAGATTGAACGAACACCAAGAGGACATCGATAAAATCAAAACCAAAATCTCCATTACTCCCTAATACCTATTCAATTCAGTTCCCCGCGGGACACCCGGGATTACGACTCTCTTAAATCTCTCTTGTTAATGTGCTAGAACAAGAAAAGTTATGCTAGATTGTATTCTAGGATATGGTGCTGAGCAATTCAGCTATATCCTGATACTGCTATAGGGTATCACAACTTTAATACTTTGTCAATACTACAGGATAGTAGGTAAATAGGCTTTTTCTTTGATACAATAAACAAATGCCCCTAACCGTCTTATCCCTGCGCGTTCCCCGCGAGTCCGAAAACACTCCCGAGCAAACCGCCCAGCTTTTGGCCTCTCTGGCCAAAGCCGCCACCCGCCCCGGTTTTTTCCCAAATCTTTTCGGCCACCAGCCCGTCTATCTCTCTCTGGAGGTAACCCTGGTAGACGGCCAAATAGTTTTCACAATAGTTTTCCCGCCTCATTTATCGACTTTCGTCCAGTCCCAGATGTTGGCCACCTACCCCGATGTGGTCATGGCTCCTATTCCCGACTATTTGTCTTCCTGGCCCGATCACCCGGCTGTCAAACTCAGTTTAATCCGCCAGGCTTTTGCCTCCTATTTTCCTCTTCGGGACTATGCCGACTACAAGGAAGTTGACCCCATGCTGCCTCTTCTGGGTGTTTTATCCAAAGCCGGTACCGATGACAAAATTCTTATCCAGTTCGTCTTGTCTCCCCCCGCCCGCAATATTCAGAAAAACGCTTATTCGTACCTCCATCCCAAATCCTCTTTGGGTCCTGACGGTAAACCTCAAAAGGTTCCTCCCCCGGAAGGCAAAAAACTTATTGAAGACAAGCTTTCCCAGCCCTTGGTTGGTGTGTCTATTCGTTTTGCCACTACCAAACCCGAGCTTCTCCACGACCTGCATGGTGCCGTCTCCGTCTTAAACCGCCCCGACGGCAATTCGCTTATCCCGTCCCGGCTTCTGCCCTGGTATCCCCGCCGTCTCTGGCGGGCGGTGGTTTCCCGTACTCCCTTTTCTTCCCTTACCGTTCCCCCTGCCACTTTAAATGTCATGGAATTGTCCTCGCTCTGGCACTTGCCCGGGGTTTATACCAAACTCCCCAACGTCGCCTGGTCCGTTTCCAGTTCCTTGGTCGAAGCTCCCGATAGTCTCCCCGTCTTCAAAAAAGATTCCGTTAACGCCGATACCAACTTCTTTGCTTCCACTGTATACAGAAACCAGCCGGCTACTTTCGGTATCAAACTTCCCGACCGTCTGCGTCATGTCTACGTCCTGGGAAAATCCGGCACCGGCAAATCTACCTTGCTGGAAAACATGGCCATCGACGACTTCAAAAAGGGTAGGGGAGTAGCATTCATCGATCCTCACGGTGACTCGTCCGAAAGTCTGCTCAACTATATTCCTTCTTCCCGAATCAACGACACCATTTATTTCAATCCCGCTGACCGGGATCACCCTATTGCTTTAAACATTCTTGAAGTAGCCAACCCCGACCAGGCCGAGCTGGTCACCTCCGGAATTGTCGCCATTTTTCACAAACTTTACGGTCATTCCTGGGGACCCCGGCTCGAGTACATTCTGCGCAACACCGTCCTGACTCTCACCCAGATTCCGGGCACTACCTTGCCCGATGTGGTCAAAATGCTCACCCAAAGCAATTTTAGAAACCAAATCTACCCCCGGCTGGCCAACCCCCAGCTTCTCTCTTTCTGGAAAGACGAGTTCGAGCGCCTGGAGGAAAGGACCCGGGCGGAACACATCGCCCCCATCCTCAACAAAGTCGGTCAGTTCGTCAATTCTCCCCTTATTCACAATCTTATTTCCCATCCTAAGTCATCCATCGATCTCGAAGACGTCTTAAATTCCGGTAAAATTCTTATCGCCAATCTCTCCCAAGGTAAACTCGGCGAGGACAACTCCGCTCTTTTGGGAGCCATGTTTATTACCAAGCTTCAGCTGGCATCCATGAACCGGGTAGACATGCCGTTGAGCCAGCGCCGTGAATTTTTCCTTTACGTTGACGAGTTTCAAAATTTTGCCACAGCCAGTTTTATCAAAATTCTTTCCGAAGCCCGCAAATTCGGCTTGGGGTTGGTTTTGGCCAACCAATACATCGCCCAGATACCGCTGGAGATTCAAAAGGCCATTTTCGGCAACGTCGGCACCACCGTCTGTTTTGTTATGGGCAGCGACGACGCCCGCATCATGGAGGCTGAGTTTGGCAAAGTCTTTAGCGCCGCCAGCCTCGTATCTTTGCAAAAATACCAAGTTGCCATCCGGATGACGATCGACGGGACTGTCTCACCGCCCTTTTTAGCCGCCACCCTGCCTCCGGCCAAATCCACAAATCAAAACAAAGCTAAAGTAATTACGGTTTCCCGGGAGCGTTACGCAGTCAAACTCAAGGCTTAATTCCCAAATACCACACTTTCGTCTTACTCTTCAGTCCTTCGATCCAGCTGGAAACCTCCGTTTGCAGCTTCTGCTGTTTTAATTGATTTTCCGCATTCATCCTTTTTTCTGCGTCGTCCTTCCCCTCCAGGAACGCCGAGTTATCTTTGATATATTTATCCACCTCTTCTGCCGCTATAGTCGCCTGTTCTGCCAGGGCCTTTTCTATCCCCAGCTGCAGTGATATTTGGCTGCGCAGGTTTTCCATCGTCATCCCTCTTTCGCTCAACAACTGATCCAGATCCGCGCCTTCTCCCAGACTGCTTTTGATGTCGGTAATCTTTTTATCTATCTCATCGTTCGCTATGTTTATATTCATTCTCCCCAGCTCTGTTTTTACCAGTTTTTCCGTTACTATCCCATCCACCACCGACTTTCCTCCCTGGGCAAACAGCATTTGGTTAACCTGGTGACGGAAAACCGGCCTTATTCCCACCACAGCCACCACCGGCCAGGTGTTTGTCTTATACCACCACAACCCCAATATCAGGATTAGGGCCGCTACCCATCTCCACGCTTTACTCCTGGGTCTTACCCCCGTTTGCGGCTCCTCAAATTGATAGTCATCTGCAATGCTTACTTCTCTCTTCTTACTCCTATTTTTTACTGCCATTCCCAGATGTTAACATACGTTCTAAATTCTTAGCAACAACCAAAATATGTTATTTTTATATTACCTCCATTTATGACCTTGACTGCTTTTCTGTTCAAAAACCGTCTCCGGATTTCCCCCGCTTCGCTATCCGCCTGCGAATATGCCCTGAGAAACATGCACCGCTCTCTCGATCCTCTCCACAATCACCTCCATATTTATTCCATGCTGGAATCTCTTCACAGCTTTATCAATGCTGACCCCAATATCAAGTCGCAAATTGACTTTGATGTTCTTCTGGTTGCCATCTGCTGGCATGATGTCTGGAAATCCGGTAAGAACCCCCGTCACAAGCGGGCGATTATTTTCCATAATCTTGCTGAAGGTCTCGCCGCCATGAGGCTATTTTCCCGTTACGCCAAAATTCATCCTCTGCCAAAAGTCCAGGTTAAAAAAATCAATTACGCTATCCGCAAACACTCCGCCGTTCAAATCCTGCCCAAGCGCACACTCGAAGCCCGGATTCTCAAAGACCTTGATGCCTTAGAAATGTGGTCATTCTCCAGAATCGCCAACGCTGTTAAACACAACGGAGGAGTCAAAAACATTCCATACAAATTATTTCTGTTGTTTTCTTGGTACTTCAGTTTCTGGCAATTGCGCAGAACCACCAATAATTATTATCTTGATTGGTCTAAAAACGAGTTTTTAATCAGACGCCGCCGGTTTCTCATACAACTTTCTGCATTTCTGGATCAACTTATCCATCCTCACCCCAACACTTCATCTCTTTTGCGCGACAAAAAGTCAAACCAATTGTCCATTACCCGTAAAATCATTTTAAAAGGCCTTTCTAGCATAAATTCAACCACGTAAGACATGTTTAATAAAATCTCCGATTCCAGGCCAGTAAACCACATCAAAAAAACAATCATCGGCCGGGTCATCAAAAAGCTCATCTTCTCCAAACTGGAAGAGATTCCTTTTATTATTTTCTTTACTTTTTTACTTACCTTCCTGTTCACCCGCTTTTTCATCCACTTCGGCAGCCTCAATCGTATCCAGGAAATCATTCCCGTCCGGGGTATATTTATCAACGGTATCCACATTCACCACCTGAACTTCGGCATTATCATTCTGGCTGTGGTCGGCTTTGTCTCCCTTTACGACATAAAACCTCTCACCCATCGTAAATTGTCCGCACTCTATGGCATAGGTCTGGCCTTGACTTTCGACGAATTTGCCCTCTGGCTCAAGCTGGAAAATGATTACCACGCTCGCATTACTTATGACGCTGTTATTACAATCACCCTGATT